>CXQQ01000020.1_pt1 | contig 28361 bp, 26 predicted proteins | sample 591711 | NCBI WGS metagenome assembly CXQQ01 (sample SAMEA3491301, study PRJEB9169) | human gut metagenome | biome: ENVO:mammalia-associated habitat; material: ENVO:feces | place: Bangladesh | collected 2010-04-07
TTCAATCCACGCTCCCCGGATGGGGAGCGACCATCCGGACGTCGACTACCTGATCGTCGCCAACCAATTTCAATCCACGCTCCCCGGATGGGGAGCGACCGCGAAAATGGACATCTTCGCCCACGATATGGGCAAAATCATCCATTTTCAACACTGATTGTATCGCAGATCGTCGTTGACGTTTTGGGCACCGTCCGCAAAAGTCAAAAACACCAGCGCACTAGCCACTATGAAGTCATCAAGCAACCAGAGAGACGAAAATAACCCTCATCTCCACGTCATTCTGCAGTGCGAAAGGACGAGTAATTCATGAGAACTTTAAGGTCGCACCGGCCACATGGCACGATATCGGCGACATCACCGTCCTCCCCTCGACGCAGCCAGTTCAGGCATTGCCACCCCATCAACAGGCAAATGTCACCGCCCACCACGATGCTCGATCCTTTACGCATACCTCAATTGCAACGGAACAAACTACACGTAATAGTGCCATCTCCTTTTTCGACTGCCTCAGCAGTTCGTAAGGCTGGCAGTCCAAGCTACTTAAACCATTCAGACTCTATGACCTCATTGGCCAAGCCATACTCGGCCTTGGCTTCGCCCTCAGTCTTGGAATCGGACCAATCAAGACCGAATACGCCAGTATGCAATTCCCAATGCGTACACACCCGCATGACACGAATGAAACCGTTCGGACACGGCGGATAATACAACACGAGAACATCATCGAATGCGTGAAATTCCATGTAGCCAGAAAAAACGAGCATCCGGATTGGTCAACTCATGTGGCCCGTACGCTTCGGAAAACACACCCGTTCATGCGCAATCCCTCACGAACGATACGCAGAACCTCAGCCGCGCAATCACGACGGTAACGCTTCAAACGTTTAACGTCCGCCTTTGCTGAATCTGAGTAGGTGACCTCAATCATCGCCCAACACCTCATGCTCGAAAGCATCAAAATCGGCGTCAGTGCGCAGAACAGTATCAGTGGGGAGAGCGTGCAGCGTCTTGCCCGTGGTCTCAACGTCAACAGGCGTGCCGGCAGCCGCATACCCGGCAAGATAGACATTAATCATGCTGATCAGATTGTCGCCCTTGCTCCTTGCCTCAGCCTCGGCCGAGGAGTAAGTCGGCAAACTCTCAACCATTGTCATAGCACACCACCTTTCATCACTAGTAGTTTTCAGCGTCTCCCGTTCTCCTTGGGACACGCTATGAGTGTCTGGACCGGAAAAACCACGCCACCCGGATGAGGAGCGACTGTTGGCCGCTTGGGGGTGCCGCTCACATGCCCGAGATTTCAATCCACGCTCCCCGAATGGGAAGCGGCCTGTGAAAATGGACAGCCTCAGCCATAATGCAGGCACAATCGTCCATTCACGACATCGATCGTACCGTAAACCACTGTTGACGCTTCAGATACCGTCCCGGAGGCTCCAGACACCGCACAATATCCACTATGAAGTTATCAAACAACCAGAAGAACAAAGACGACCTTCATCCTCTTGCCATTTCGCAGTGCGAAAGGACGAATACTCCATAGAAGCTTTACGACGACACCAATCACATGACATAATCAGCGACGTCCACTTGCTCCCTTGCTTGCAATGCCTATCAGAGCATCATCACCCCATCGACAGGCACGTGTCGCTGTCTGCCGCGATGCTCGATCTTCGAAGCATACTTCGAACCCAAATTGTAATAGCGCAAACTGTCGCACATCTCATCCATAATCTCTGCAAGGTCATGCTTCAGAATCAGATAGTCGGACGGGGTCACAGAGCATTCGAAAACGCTGTTTTGTACGCGCTGCCCATATTTCATGCAGGTTTTGGCCACGCTCCGAAGACGCCTCTTACCGTCTGGCGTCTCAGTGTTGACATCATAAGCCACAACAACCATCATTCCAATACCCCATTCTCATATTCCAGCAGCACAAGCAAGCACGAGCAATCACAAAATCACTTCCACATAAATGGCGGATAAGCATCCAAATCACCACGAATCGCACGATTCAACAGCAACGCCTGCACATGCGGCACTAGTCCCCAAGGTATCTTTTCACCGAAAAATGGATGCGTAATTGTTTCCTGTTTACGCTTCTGCCATGCAGCAAGCACGGTCTTGCGACCGCCCTCAGAAAGAAACACGCCGCCATTTTCACGAACCTCGAACTGGGAAGGTTTGATTACCCCTGTGTTGATAAGCGTGAGTACGAAACGATCTGCAATAGCCGGACGAAATTCTTCTACCAGATCCAGGGCCAAAGAAGCTCTACCCGGTCTATCAGTATGCAGAAAACCCACGTAGGGATCGAGCCCGACTCCCTGTAAGGCTGCAATACAATCACTGGTCAACAGCGAATAGACGAATGACAGCAAAGCATTTGCCCTGTCCAGCGGCGGTCTTCGGCTGCGTTGTTGGAAGAAGAAGTCATCCTTATCACGCAAAATCAGATCGTCAAAGGTGAAGAAATAATCTTTGGCGGCTAGCCCTTCCACACCGCGTAACTCATCTATGGACGTGCAATTACGAACATTCGCCAAGGATTGCCGCAACTTCTCGCTCTGTGCCGCGATCCGCTCACTATTCACTCGTAGCGCATGGTCTCGCTTAGTTCGTTCAAGCACCCAGCGGCAGTTGTATATCTTCCCTATGATGAATGATCTTGCAAACGGCAAAGCCTCACTCTCATCGTCCGCAAAACGAAATTGCTCACGACGAAGCAAAACATTACGATTCTTCTCGCCGAGAATAGAACAGTAGTACCATCCTCGTGGAGAAAAGAACGAGAGCCCCACGCCAAGTTCCGAACATTTTCCCATCAGGGCCGGCGATGCGCCCTTGTACGAGAAGCTTATGATGCTCTCCAACGAGCGCAACGGAATCCGGCCAAGTGTGCTATCACCTTGCTGAACGATGACATTATCGTTCTTTAGCGACAGATATACGTCCTCGCTGGTGACATACAACGTATTAAGCAGCTGTCTCATTTCAACCCGCCACCCCCTCTACTCCCGCCTGCACGGATTCCTCAATGAATTGCTGCGCTGAGCGTGTTTTAACAATCTTCGGCAAGCATATATCGCTCAAAGAACAGGCCCTGCAAGCCTTTGAGGGTCTGACTTTCGGCGTGTGCCCACGACTAAACAGATCATGCATTTCACTTGTCATTGCGACGATCTGCCCACGCAACGACTCATCAAATTGCACCCGCTCCCGTCGTTTAGTCTGCTGATAGAACAAGCTACCTTCCGGAATCGAGCAAGCCAGCATTTCTTCCAAACACATGGCTTCCGCACAAAGTTGAAGACGATCCGCATCCACCTGCTTTGGAACACCATGCTTGTATTCCACAGGATACGGAAGCCAAGTACCGGCCCGCCCATGCAATGGCACGCCTTCATCCGATTGACGGAACTCGACCACATCGCATGCTCCGGTAATGCCCAATCGTCGTGAGAACACACGGAGATCACGCATAATAAGCAGATTGCCCCTTGTTTCCGATTCGCTGTAATCATGCGCTCGATCGTGTTCGAGGGAGCCCGCAGTAGTGAGATAGTTGTCCTGCCACTGCTGCTCGATATGAATCAGAGCCCACTGCCGCCTGCAAAACGCGAAATGTTGGAGGCCGGAAAGAGCCAGCCAATCGTCCTCTGGATAATCTGTTGGCTCTTTCACAGTTGCTCCTTTATGCCGACAATACTGACGGGATTGATTCAGCGACCTTCGAGTACTTCATAATGGAGACCGGGAATATGCGTGGTATCCACGGTGATGACACCTTCTTCATCAACCTTGGCGGTACGGTGGACCTTCGCTGACGAATATTGGCCCGCTTTGCTGTTGTGCGTAAACCACGCCAGATTCACCACTTCCATGGAGCCTGCAGGTCGTGCTGAACTTTCGTCATTCTCAAACAGAGTCAGCAAAGCTTCTTTGATTTTTTCTGCGTCTTTCTCAGTGAAACCAGTCTTTTCTGCCAATTGAGGGCTGATACTGCCATGGGTCACATATACAGCACGTCCGGAGACACGGTGCTTCATACCCATGGTGTCGGAGGATTTCTTATTCGTGTCTGTAGTTTCGCCATTCACTGACTTGGTGATTTGTACGTCGTCAATAGCGATGGGTTCAAGAGAGAATGCAGATTGTATGGTGAACGGACCGCGCACTGGAATGGAGACGGAAGCATCGCCTTCCTTTTCCTTTCCTTTGAACGCAAACACTTGTCCAAAGGAGCGGACATCAATCCACTGTTCGCAAGCTCTGTAGGATAGAGCTTCTCGGTCCTTCTGGTCTTCCTTGCTTAGGGTCTTGGTAAAAGCTTTCCAACGATCTGACAGAGATTTTTCTCCATCATCAGTACGGTCTGTGGACTGTACAAAGATTCGCTCGCCTGCGTCTTGTAGGCGATTGCGGATCTTGCGCTTTTCTGCCACATCCGACATTTCACCCAAGCCTTCAGCAGTGGTACGTGGACGGTTTCCATTCAGCGGATCGCCGTTAGGGTTGGCGTTTTCAACAGCGAACGTTAGTACGAAATCAATTTTGTGCTGCAAGCTAGTCATGATTCATTCTCCTTTATTTTCAATGTTCTGTTCTTTGAGTTGCTTGGCGGCATCGGCCCTCTGGATAAGCTGTCTGCGTTTGTGGGAATAACCGAGCAAGAATAGTGATGACAATGGCTTATTGCTTTCGAAGTCTCCTTCTTTGAACTTGCTCATGACCTCGTCAACTTCGTTCTGGAAGAACATCCCATTGGTGGAGGAGATGATATATGGATTCAGTTGCTGCCGTAATGTCAGCCACGTGGTCGATGGTTTGGCTACGAAATTATTCATCAGTTTTACGGCATTAGTGGTGCGGTCCGGTGTCCTTCCACCGCTCTGCCTTAATAAAACTCTGTATTCGTAATTGTCAGCGAGCGCCAGCAACTGGCCGAATAAATAATCTCGGTCCGTTCGCTTCTCGTCTAAATCCATGGTGATGTTGTTCCTTTCATTTAGAGGAAGTTTTTTATCTTGATCGATGTAGTACTTTTTCCACATACTGCAGGCGACTTCGAAATCGTGCTGCCAGACAGATAAACTGTCATAGGACAATGGCCGGATAACCTTGTGGAAAGCCGGCTGCAGGAGCGATACAGGAAGGCCAGCGTTGCTGAACACGCACTCTACGAGTTGTTTTTTTACATATTTGGCAAAGCGTCTGTAACTATCACTGCTGTGATCGTCAGTGCTGTACACACAGTTGATAACATCCGCGAATGACGGCGCGCCGATGTATGGAATTGGCTTCGGCTTATCGGAAGACTTCTTGGACCCGCGCGGAGCCTCGTCATCGGTAGATGCGCTGTTTTTGTTATCAAAACAAGTGAGGTACCACGCAGCATCTTCGTGCCATTGAAGAACGCTTTCAATGTACTCGTTTTGGGATAATTCACGGTAGAAGGTAACGCTAAGACGCCCCGAAGTGGCGGCATCGAAGATAGTCACGACTATTCGTCTGCTATGCTGCTGCATTTGTTGCAGTACCTTTTCGTTGCCATAACCGCGCAACAATTTACCGAATTGCTTTGCATAATTCGCGTAAGTTTGAACGTTTGCGTCTATAAGTTTTTCAGAATCAGTACGGTCATCGACCTGTTCGGCCACATCGCGGGAATTTCCAGTGGGATCAAGAACATTGTCCGTCGGATGGCCGTCAATTGCCCAAATCACAATATCCTGACTACCGGTAAGCGTGCCATTATTGGCTGCAAGCCAGCGCAGCGTTGTATGGATTTTCTGTGAAGTCAGGGTATCAATACTCAGTGCTTCATCGCGATTAGCGAAACGCCCACGGAAAGTGAAATTCGTGTTGTCATTGGCGGATATCAATTTGGCGTTACCGTTTACATTGACAATCTTCTTTGGGAAGTTAGTGGAAGGCTTGTACAGTGTCTCGCCGAACAGATCAGTTCCAAGACTGGCACCGTGCCGCACCTGCTCCTCATGGGCTATCCACAAATCCCGTATTGCATGATCCGCCCAAACATTCGGTTCATAATCACCATGGCGAATATGTACCGCAAAGCGGACTCCGATTTTACTATCTTTCTTGGGATCGATTCCAATACCTTGTGCTCGAGCTTCTTCGATTACGCTATGCCGCGAAAGATATTGGTAAATAGCATTCAACTTCGCATTATCGCCTTTCCAACTGGCAAGCTGGCTGAGATATGATTCATGCTTGACCGGGTCATAATTGGTGTCGATGTATTGCAACTGATCGAATAACGGGTGCGGAGGCAGCACCGTTCCGGAGCGCCCCATGGATTGCTCAGTACAAGGGGCGATAATTTCAATGTCGGCATTATCTCGCTTGATAGTGGGGTATCCGTTTTCATCAAGTGTGACCTGTAGCTGAGTCTTCAACGTAGTGTGATAAAGAGGCAACAAGGTTTTATTCACGTCTTCATTGAGAGGCGTGATTCCTGCTGAACTGTTCACTGCATCATACGTCTGCAGCAGACTGGACCATAAACTCATGTCTACTCCTCCGCCATGCTAAAATTGCGACCCTCAATAAAATCTTTGACATGCTGATTGCGCCGGATAATGCGTTGATCTAATTGTGTGGAATCGGGGCGTTCAAACTGAATGATGCCATCATGCATTATTGGACGCCAGAACTGGGCGATAAAGTCATGTTCCGGGTTTTCATCTGGATAAATAAAACTATGAAACTCAAAGCCGAACTGCCAATCACCATAACCGTCGTAGAATCCTTCGCCAGAACCGAACTCGCATGGTTCCACATATCCTTGGCACTCTCTGGTGCCGAGGAAAATGTCTCTTCGGCCTCCAAGATTGACTGATCTCTTGGCGATATTGTGGTGTTTGTTCTCGTTGCGGTCTACACGCAAGTCTTCGCGTTGCTCATTCCACTCAAAATGAGCAAGTACTTGATACTTGACTTTCTTCAAATAGGTGTAATACGACAGATCATTCCCGCCACTCATCTTGATTGGCCGGATACCTTTGCCTTCGGTCTGAATCTTGTTCATCACGCGTACTGCGTCAATGACCCACACGATTGTTGGTTTCCAATAGATGCTCTCAGTAATACCCTTCAGGGCTTGATACGTTGGAATCTGATATGAGTTTTTTTCTCCGCCCGTGCGGGTGGCAACTTCTGAGAACAAGGCGTAGTCGCCATATATCACATATTCAATCGAGTTGCGATGCTTTTCCATAATCACCTACTTCATCAGAAGCGGCATTTCCGCTTTCAAGAGGAATCCGAAGTCTTGACTGTAGTTTTCTTCGTTGAGCACTAATATGCCGAAATCTCCATTCGCTTCGCTAATCGATTTCGACTTGTCAAGTGCCTTGAATTCGTAATCGAAGAGAGAAACCGTATACTCCTGCAATGAGCGCAGTATCTTAATCTTGGATGCAAAATCCCCCTCACCATTAAGTTGGTCAATCAGCTCCATCGCCTGTCCATAATGTACCACAACATCCGTGGTACCTCCGGGAATGACATGGAAGCTATCTCCCACAGTTTGGAAAGCCTGGGCAAATGCGTATGGGTATTGCTCTCCGACGCGGTTACAGTACAACCCGCGACGGCGACGGTTGAACGACAATAGGTCGTATACGGTTTCTTCGCCTCCGAGAATTGAGTAATCCATGGTTCCAATGTTCCGTGATTTGGAGTCCACTAATTTTGGATACCGGATAAGGTAAGCGCGGTAATATTCTTCGATCATAAATGCAGAGAGCAAGTCTTGTTCCGGATAATCATGGATGAGTTGGTCCGTGATCTCTTTCCCTAATTGGATTTCAGGAAGATATCTCAGTCCTGACTCATCCTTAATGGGATATACATAAACGTTTCTCGGCATCTGCGATTCGCCATTGCGATTGCAGCGACCCGCTGCTTGCAAGATACTGTCGAGTCCCGCCATTGCACGAATAACACAAGAGAACGAAATGTCCACGCCGGCTTCAATGAGCTGAGTACTGATACAAATCACTGGCTGGCCCGAATCTCCAGTTTTTTTCGGCAGGCATTCCTTCAGCACGGCAAGTTGGTTTTTGCGATGTGCACCGCACATCGCAGTACTCAGATGCACCAATGTAAACCGGTGGTCAACGTCTAGTTCCTTGACGAGTTGATATAGCTGTTTGGCTTCGCCTTTTAGATTAACCACAGCCAAACAGTTACCGTTATCCAACGCTTTGCTATAAATTTCTGCTGCAAAATCATCGAGGGTCAGACCCTGCGATGAAGCGACAATATTGGTCCGACGAAGTTGCTCGGCATAATCATTGTCGGGATCAATTAGATCAGGCTTATCTGAAAGCAACAGATTTCTGCGGTCGGTTTGTTCCAAAAGTGGCTGAGTGGCCGAACAGAGCAAAATCGTGGAACCCAGAATCTTGGAGAGGAAACTCACGACTTCGTTGAACACGTTAATGGTATTGGTGGGCAGTGCCTGTACTTCATCAAAGACGATAACGCTATCAGCCAAGTTGTGGAACTTGCGTAGTTTTGTTGCTTTCGCAGACATCACAGTTTCCAGGAACTGCACCATCGTAGTCACGATGATAGGCTTATCCCATCGCTCTGCAGCGAGACGTCGTTGCTGCTCCTTTTCGTCATCTTTATCCGGAACCACGCTCGAATAATGCTCGAGAAGAATCTCGTCGTCTTTGTCGAGATCGAGGACATTGCGGAATACCTGCACGGTTTGCTCTGTAATTGACAAATAAGGGGTGATGTAAATGATATGGTGTTTTCCTGTTTCCTGGGCATGATGGAGCGCAAAACGTAGAGAGGCCAAAGTTTTTCCACCGCCCGTGGGCACACCTAAACGGTATATTCCTGTATCGCGTGTGCTGGCTGCAAGACAATCTTCAGAGATACGCATCCTGATTTTGCTGATCTTCGACGATGTATCAAAACCACTGATCGCATTTTCTAGTCGACGAGTCAGTTCTTCCCAATTGGGAGTCTGCGAAGTATATGGTTGATGAGCCGTGAAGTTTGCCGCATCGACTCGATCCGCATCTACGAGCCGCGAATAGATGTATTTTGCATACAGGCCCAAGAAGAAGCTACGAGAATTCCTCGTGTTGCGCGGTGAAATACCACAGGAATCGACTGTTTCTAGCAGTCTATTGGTCTCAGCGACACTGTTGGCGAAATTGGTGTTTATATCTAGGTTTAAGGAAGAAACATGGCTCAGTACTTCTTGATAGTGGTACTGCTCGGCTTTTTTGTTCTCGCCTGTCAACTTCCTAAAGTAAGCAGTTCCTCCACAAGCGTCTAGGCAATCCGGCAGATGACCATGATGATTAGCGATTGCCAGCTCAAGTACTTCTGCGGTTATCATGCTGGCTGCTGATGATGGAAAATCGGCAGCACAATCATCAACAATGAACGCGCCTTGCTTGGCATGAACGACTTCCCCTCGCTTGCGGTTGCCGGTCAGCAGATATCGTTTGAAGTCATCCGTAGCTTTGCCGGAATCGTGCAGCAATCCTGCGGCAAACGCCGTAACAGAACTTCTTTTTTCAAAGCCCGCTGCCAGTTTCGCTGTGTTGTGCAAATGGTCATACAGCGTCTGCGTATTGCCGTCATCATCTTTACGCGCTAATAATAAATCCTTAGGCATCAATGCATGTCCCATTCCGCACCCTTTCTGAATAATTGAAACATCTGTGTGCCCCCATTATCGCCGGATCTTTTATGTGCGGTAAATTTTTACCGAACGCGACGTAATTATGCTGAAAATTAGAGGTCCAGTGCTGAAAAAGCCATGGAATATGGATTGCGTCGTCTGTGTCCCCGCTTTGAACCGGAGGCACAGACGACGCATTTTTGAGATACCTATACTATCTGCATCATTTTTTCAATCCACGCCTTGCTGAGACGACACGGGCAGCTGATGGTGCGCCCTGCAGGATATCAGGTGAATGGTGTCGCAACTGGCATAACATCATTCATCTGCTACCCTCTAATAGCGAAGAAAGACTCATACTCCTGGATCGGGAGGATGAGAATGACAATGATGGCGATTAGTTTCATCTTCATCACCTGCACCTTTCCTGTGAAACAAAGGCCAGTATTTCTGGTCTCTAGGTGAGTACGACTTGTCCGGCCTGCTCACCTAGAAGGAATCATATCTTCAATGAAGTAGATAGTAAAAACCATATTCGATCGGCGTGTCGATGTGCATTGTTCGACAAAGTCAAGATTGGCGTCTTTCCGGGCATCCTAAATAGCACAGCTGGCATCACGGAGTGCATACGAAAAAACGGCTCTTCGGGTGTTTGTGTGGGTGTGGGTCACTGGTCTGGCTTACGGGTTATTGGCGTCCGGGGAGTTGGAGGTTGAGGCCGCCGCATTTGAGCATGACCAGGGCGATGAGGTTGCCGAGGTTCCTGTAGCCGTAGCCCATCTTGATGGTGGTCTTGATATTGTTGTTGACGGCCTCCAGGCGAGCGTTGGATAGGCCGGACCGGATGGTGCGCAGGATGTCGAAGCGGCGGCGGTCGATCTTCTCGCCGAGCCTCGAGAACTCCTCGATGCCCGAGAGGGACGCGTCTGCAGATCGGGCCCACGCTCTTCCAGTCGACGCACATCAGCGCCGACACGGCGCTCCTGGGCGCGTGCACGCTCAGCCATGCGACCTGCCGCTCGAAGTCACGCGTATACGCGCTCTTGCGTCTCGCCACGGCACCATCGCGACGGTCCACCCCGTGCTCCGCGCAATCGACCCTCCGGGGCGCGTGCTCCAGCAGGAGCCTGGCGCAGCCGATGTCGAGATGCCGCCAGCGGCGCACGCCCAGCCGGTCGTACGGCCGGCCACGCTCCCCACATCTGGCGCACCGGTCCATGTCCCTCGCGTACGGGCGCACCGGGACGATGACGACGTCCCCTCCGCGCGGGTCCTTCTCGACGCGCGGCACGCCGGCCACGACGTTCGCGGGCAGGCCCGGCATGCGCTTGAGCGCGCCGGCTGATATGGTGGGCACAGGCGTTCCTCTGTTCCTCGGTTCTATTTCTTGGCGGAAACAAACCTAACAGGAGAACGCCCCTTCCATACCCGCACACGAAAAACCCCGGCAACGGACGCCGGGGCTTTCCCACCACACAAACTGGCGAAGACACAAAAAACTTGTCGTTGTGGCTGGAATCCACACAATCCCAACCACAACGACAAGCTCATATCAATTGGCGTATCGAGTTTACTGGGCTGTCCACAACGTTCAATATTGACAACTCAGCAAACTCAATTCAGCGATCTCACGCCTTGGAGACCTCCACACCCAGCTCGGCGCCTTCCTTCACTTCGAAGGAGGTAGCCAGCGTCTCACGGGCGATCAGATCCTTGAACTGCTCGACCTTGGCCACATCGGCGGCCGGAACGGTCAGCACCAGGGAGATGCGATCGGCGATGTCCAGATCGGCGGCCTTGCGGGCGTCCTGCACGGCGCGGATGGCGTCGCGGGCGTAGCCTTCAGCCAGCAGGTCGTCATCCAGAGCAGTGTCGAGGATCACGAAGCCACCGGTCGACAGAGCGGCGGACACCGAAGCGGCGGCCTCGGCGGCATTCTCCTCCTCCACACGGTTGATGAGCTCGTACTCGCCCTCGACGAGCTCAAAATCGCCGGACGGCGTGGAAACCACCGGAGCGCCGGAAGCGTTGACGCTCCAGTCGCCGGACTTGGAGGCCTTGATGGCGAACTGCACCTGCTTGCCCAGACGCGGGCCGGCAGCGCGAGCGTTCACGCGCAGCTCGTGCACGATCTTCAGACCCTGGGAACCAGCGTCCTCCATCGTGCAGAATTCGATATCCTTGACGTTGAGCTCGGACTTCAGCAACTCGTCGTAGGCCTTGACTGCGTCCACATCCTCAGCCACCACAGTGAGCTTGGCGAGCGGCTGACGCACGCGGATCTTGGCGGACTTGCGCAGGGACAGAGTGCCGGAAACGACCTCGCGGACCTTCTCCATCGCGGCGACCAAAGCCGGATCGTCAACCAGCACGCGACCAAGTTCGGTATCCGCACCGGTCTTCTCGTCCACCACATACGGCCAGTCGGCCAGATGCACGGACTCGCCACCGGTCAGGCCACGCCACACGGACTCGGCTTCCATCGGAGCAAGCGGTGCAAGCACACGCATGAACGCCTCAAGCACGGTGTACAGCGTATTGAACGCGGTGGCATCCTCATTCCAGAAGCGGTCGCGGGTGTTGCGGATGTACCAGTTGGTGAGCACGTCGATGAAGTCGGAGACCGCATCGCAGGCGTCAGAAATCGCGAACTCGTTCAGCGCCTTCTCCACACGCTCCACCAGGCGGCGGGTGCGGGCCAGCAGATAGCGATCCATCTGCGGCAGGCCAGCGACCTCGTCGGCACGCAGCTGACGAGCGTCGAATCCGGCCCCGCCGTTGGCCGCGTTGGCGTACAGGGTGAAGAAGTAGTAGGAGCTCCACACCGGCAGCATGACCTGGCGCACGGTGTCGCGGATGCCCTCGGCGGTGACGATCAGGTTGCCGCCGCGCAGAATCGGCGAGGACATGAGGAACCAGCGCATGGCGTCGGAACCGTACTTGTCGAACACGCCGTTCACGTCCGGGTAGTTGCGCAGGTGCTTGGACATCTTCTGGCCGTCGGAGCCGAGCACGATGCCGTGGCAGATCACGTTCTTGAATGCCGGACGGTCGAACAGGGCGATCGCCATGACGTGCAGCAGGTAGAACCAGCCACGGGTCTGGCCGATGTATTCCACGATGTAATCGGCCGGGAAGTGCTGTTCGAACTTCTCCTTGTTCTCGAACGGGTAGTGGAACTGCGCGAACGACATGGAACCGGACTCGAACCAGCAATCGAGCACATCAGAGATACGGTGCATGTGCGATTTGCCGGTCGGATCATCCGGGTTTACGCGGGTCAGGTTGTCGATCCACGGACGGTGCATGTTGACGTTGCCGTCTTTGTCGCGCGGGTAGTCGCCGAAGTCGGCCTTGAGTTCCTCAAGCGAACCGTACACGTCCACGCGCGGGTATTTCGGGTCATCGGACACCCACACAGGAATCGGGGAACCCCAGAAACGGTTGCGGGAGATGGACCAGTCGCGCGCGTTGGCTAGCCACTTGCCAAACTGGCCATCCTTGACATTGCCCGGGATCCAGTTGATCTGCTGGTTCAATTCCAGCAGGCGCGGCTTGATCTTGGTCACGGACACGAACCAGGAGGAAACCGGCTTGTAGATCAGCGGGGTGGCGCAGCGCCAGCAGTGCGGGTAGGAGTGCACGTAGCTCTTCTCCTGGAAGAGGATCGCGCGCTGGTCTTCGGGAATCTCGGCGAGCGGGCCGTCGCCGGCACGCAGGTTGCGCAGGATCGGCAGGTTCGCGTCGAACACGTACATGCCCTCGTATTCCGGGCACTGGGAGGTGAAGCGGCAGCCGGCGTCGAGCACATCCGTGCTCTTGACCCCGTGCGCGTTCAGCGTGTTCATATCGTCCTCACCGTAGGGAGCCTGGTGAACCAGGCCGGTACCTTCGACGGTGTCGACGTAGTCGGCGGTGAAGATCGTGTAGCCGTTCGGGCCGGGCACATTGCCTTCGGTCTCGGCCTTCTCCCCCGCGAAGTACGGGAAGACCGGGTAGTAGCGACGACCAGCCAGCTCAGAGCCCTTGAGCTCGCGTACAACCTCGTAGTTCTCGCCGAGTTCCTTGGTGTAGTGCTCAAGCAGCGGCTTGCCGAAGTAGAACTTCTTGCCGGCGAACTTGCCTTCAGTGGGGCGCACCTCGACATAATCGATGTCGGCGCCGACCACGATGGCGAAGTTGGTGGGCACGGTCCACGGCGTAGTGGTCCAGAAGACGGCGTAGGCGTCTTCCTCATCACGCATCTTGACGGCCACAGACACGGTGGTGTCCTGACGATCCTGGTACACGTCGGCATCCATGCGCAGCTCGTGCGCGGAAAGCGGCGTCTGATCCTTCGGGCAGTACGGCAGCACGCGGTAGCCCTGATAGGCCAGGCCCTTGTCGTAGAGCTGCTTGAAAGCCCACATCACCGACTCCATGTACGGGATGTTCAGAGTCTTGTAGCCACGCTCGAAGTCCACCCAACGGGCCTGACGATGCACGTAGTCCTGCCATTCATGCGTGTACTTCAGCACGGAGGCGCGGCAGGCATCGTTGAACTTGTCGATGCCCATCTTCTCGATCTGGTCGACCGAGTCGATGCCGAGTTCCTTCTGGGCCTCGAGCTCGGCGGGCAGGCCGTGGGTGTCCCAACCGAACACGCGGTTGACCTTGCGGCCCTTCATGGTCTGGTAGCGCGGGATCACATCCTTGGCATAGCCGGTCAGCAGGTGGCCGTAGTGCGGCAGACCGTTCGCGAAAGGTGGGCCGTCGAAGAATACGAACTCGTTCTGGCTGTGGTCGCCAGAAGGATTACGCTCCACCGACTTCTGGAAGGTATCGTCCTTATCCCAATAGTTAAGAACGGTCTCCTCCATTTGGGGGAAGCTGGGGTTCGGCGCCACGTGTGCGGTTTCGCCGCCTTCGTTCGCCTTGGGATATACGTTTTCGCTCACCGTAAATCTCCTAGTTGTACTGTGCACTGGTCCTACAGGAGCATCATTGGTGGCGATTGATTCAAGTGGCCGCTTTAGTAGTCGCCTCGCTCGAAACCATCGTCGGATGATGTTCCTGCCTACGAGGACGATGACGAGCGCTTTGCACGCTCCGCACCGCGGTACCACCTCGCTTATCGCACCGGTTGCGCTCCGCCGAATTGTTGCACTCAGCGTAGCGCGGCCTGCACGACCGCTTGTGTTCGGCTGTCTCGGGCCGATCCCGTCGGTTCTACTTGGCGATTGCCGCCGTTCTTCCGAAGACTCCCCGCTGATAACGGATCACTGCCTCACAACGGTGCATATCCTAACATGCCACGCGGTCAAGTCTGCACGAATGTTCACTGAGAGACGCCGTTGACCGCGAACCCGTGAATGTTGCAGACATTTCTGTATCAGTTATCAGTCATGCAGACATATCCGTACAAGTTATCGCCGATTTATAGCCATAACTAGACGGATAATGACTGCATCCCGTTAATCCAACAGGTTATGTCTGCAAAATCCACCAGTACAACAACGGATTACGTCTGCATTCTCTTATGATCAGTCCAATTCGTTCCCGCATAGCGTCTAAATGGACGTGTTAGGTCTGCATCCAATTCACGGCCTGCAAGACTCTGCACTCAGCAATTACTTCGCACCAAACCGCTCACGAATCTGAGCGGCAGTACCATAAGAGGCTTGCGCGCCGAACCCAGTCGCGGCGTACGCGGAAACGTATGAGGCCAACTGCGCACTGTCCGCCAACGCATGACCCGAGGCAAGTCCGGCCAGAACCGTGCCCATAAAGGCATCTCCGCACCCGGTAGTGTCGATGGCCTCGACCGCAACTGGCGCAATACGATAGATATCATCACCATCGATGACTACCGAACCATCCCCGCCAAGCGTAATTACCGCCTGATTAAAGCCGAAGTCATGCATCTGCCGCGCCACATCAGACCAGTCCAGTCCATCCCAATCGTCATCGTCAGGCTCGGCAATGCCCAACAGCTGTGCCATTTCATGTTCATTGACCAGCAGAATGTCCGAAGCCTCGATAAGTTCAGCGGGTAGTTCAGCAACGAATGGCGAATCGTTGAGCAATACCTTGAGCCCGGCATCATGACAGAGGCGAGCACATGCGGTGACGGTTTCCATCGGGCTCTCCAAACACAGTCCCAGTACATCAGCAGCAACCAATGCATCAGATGACTGCTGCACATAGTCGACAGATACCTCACCATTGGAACCAGCCGAATATACGATGGTGTTCTCACCATTCGCATCGACGGTAATCACCGTGGTGCCACTGGGACCTGCAACGGCAGCGATATGCGAGGTATCCACACCAGCATCGCGCAAATGCTCCAGCAGAAAATCCGCATTGGCATCTTCCCCGACTGCACCAAACATCCGCACCTGCGCTCCAATTCGCGCAGCCGCCGATGCCTGATTCGCTGATTTGCCTCCCGGCAATAAGGTCAGCGGGCCACCGTTGACGGTCTCTCCCGGTTTCGGCAACCGTTTCGTAGTTACGGTATAGTCCACATTCATTGAACCGATAACCGAAATTCGTGACTGAGATGCAACAATATCGTCTAGTAATCCCAACACATCATCGGGAACAAACTTGTTGTCAATTAACGTCATCACTATTGTCCTTTCGTCCGCAATTCGAGCCAACCACAATCAGAACGGCACACCACAGCGGAAGATCACGTTGGAGTATGAAGTAGTTTCGCCGGTGCGAATCACGAATTTCACACCTTTCACCTTCGCTTTGAAACCGTTCTCACCATCGTGGGGTACGTAGCTCAACGGCACATCAAATCGATCTTTTACCCACTGCTCGGCAATTGTTCCACGAGCCTCCTCAGCCATTAACCCCTCTTCAAGTACCAATTCGGGGGCAATGGCATCCAGCACCTGCTCGAATCGCGGCACACCAAATGCCACAGCCAAATCGATGACTTCAATACCTGGCTGCACAGGCAGACCGGCATCAGAGACCACGAATCTATCCTTATGCCGTAGACCGGCCAAAGCCTGTGCAAGTTGAGCATTGATGACACCATGAGTAAGCATGAATTCTCCTTTTATATACTACGTTGTGCGATATGTCGGTATAGATATGGCCCACCATCATGGTTATCGATGATGATGGGCCATGTTGTAAGGGGCTTTTAATTCCCGGATAAGTTATCTCATATTGTTACTGGAAATCAGCGACGTTCCCCTTTGTCACGGTCTTTACTTCAATGGACTCGGTCTTTTCGACGCTCTCGCCCTTGATGGCCTTAACCGCAGCCTCGACAGCTTTCTTACCAAGCTCCTTAGGCTGCTGTGCGATAGTGCCTACCATGGTGCCATTCGACACCGCTTTAAGACCGTCTTCAGTACCGTCAAAACCGAAGATCTTCACATCCACACCGGCCTTGGAACCAAGTGACTGGATAGCGCCTAATGCCATTTCGTCGTTTTCGGCATAGATGCCAACGACATCAGGATTGGACTGCATCAGGTTAGTAGTCACATCCAGCGCCTCGGCACGATCGAAGTTCGCGGTCTGTTCGGCCACGACTTCAATACCGGAGTACTTCTTGATCTCCTTTTTGAAGCCGTCGCCACGATCGCGAGTGGAGGCGGCACCCGGAGTGCCCTGGAGAATGATGACCTTGCCTTTTTCTCCGACTGCTTTGGCCAGCTCATCAGCAGCCTGAGCACCACCAGCCACGTTATCGGAGGCGATGTGCGAGGTTACATCTTCACCGGTGACGGAACGGTCCACGGAGATGACCGGCAGGTTGGAAGACAGCAACGGGGCCACGGCAGGAGAAGCGGCATCAGAATCCACAGGATTGATAATCACGGCCTTGGCTCCTTGCGATTGGGCATTCTGCGCTTGATTCTGCTGAGTGGAGGAGTCGTTCTGAGCGTCGGACACCATCAAATCGACACCAAGATCTTTGGCAGCGGCCTGAGCGCCATCACGCAAATCGACAAAGAACGGGTTGTTGAGCGTGGAGACCAGAAGCGCGACCTTATCGCCGCCGCTTGAGGACGTCGAGCCGCAAGCAACTGTACCTGCCATTAGGGTTCCTGCGCATACAATCGCGAGTGCCGCACGGAAGGTCTTCTTCATAGTGGAATTCAACATCATCGTTTCTTTCTCTTGTAGTTATTGGATAAATGGGATTGAAGATTTGGCTTGTTAGTTGAAACGTCTTTCGACGTGATCAGTGGGCATCCACCTTGCGACGCAGAGTATCGAAGCTCACCGCGAAGGCGATGACCAGACCGATAACCACCTGCTGCCAGAAGGAGGACACATTGAGAATATTGAGACCGTTGCGGATCACAGCGAGCAGGATCGCGCCGATAAAGGTGCCAGAAATCTTGCCCTTGCCACCTGATAGGGACGCTCCACCGATAACCACAGAGGCGATGGCATCCATTTCATATCCGGAAGCAGCCTGAGGTTGAGCGGAATGCAGACGACCGGCAATAACCAGACCTGCAACAGCCGCGAAAATGCCGGACAGCACGAACACCATAATCTGGGTCTTATGCACGGAGATACCGGAGAGCCGAGAGGCTTCCATATTGCCGCCAACCGCATACATGGAACGACCAATACTGGTGAAGTTCAGAATCACGGAGGCGATGACGCCCATGATGATCATCATGACAATTGGGATCGGGATACCAAGTACCGTGCTGCCGAAGAAATTGACCATACCGGAAGTGGAAACCGGTCGCCCATCGGAAATGACCAAGGTCAAGCCGCGAGCAACGGACATCATTGCCAGTGTCGCAATGAAGGAAGGCAACTTCAGGAACGCATTCGCAATACCGGAAAGCGCACCGAATACAGCACCGGTTACGAGTCCAACAACAATGGTGAGAATCGGAGGCAGCCCCATCGAAGCGCCAGTGTAGGCAACCAACATACTGGATACGGCAGCAACCGAGCCGACGGACAAGTCAATACCAGCCTCGACGATGACAAAGGTCTGGCCGAATGCCAGAATGGCGACAGTCGCAGCCTGAATACCGACATTCAACAGATTCGGCCCGGTCAAGAAAGCAGGAGTCGCGATTGACAATATGATGCATAGAATAATCAGACCTATCAATGCACCATTGCGCGATGCGAAACGCTTCACTTTGTCAAGTGTGCTGACGCTGCCGGAATCGTAACCGAGTTTTTGTTCTTTAGCGGTCATGATAGTGTTCTCCTTCATTTCTCAACGTTTGCAGTAGTGTTTTCGCTGAAGTCCTCGTTCATATGGGAAACGGCCAGTGACATGACTCTCTCTTGTGTGGCCTCACTGGCCGGCATTTCACCGCTCAGTTTGCCGTTGCTCATCACGAGCACGCGATCGGACATGCCGAGTACTTCCGGCAGATCGGAAGATGCCATCAGCACCGCGCCACCATTGGCGGTAATCTCGTTGATCAGCTCGTAAATTTCGACTCGCGCACCAACATCAACACCTCTGGTCGGCTCATCAAGCAACAGCACCTTCACGTTCGCCATAGACCATTTGCCGAACACGATCTTCTGCTGGTTGCCACCAGACAGGGAGCCTGCAGTTTGGTCAATATTCGCCATACGGATACGCAGTTTCCTGGCGGTATCGTTTTCGCGGTCGCGTTGCCCTTTAAGATCGGCAAATCCGAATTTGGAAGTCGGCACCATAGTGGCGAGACCCAGATTGTCAGCGACCGATGCTTCAAGAATCAAGCCTTGCGTGCGGCGATCTTCAGGAACCAGTCCCACCCCAGCGGCAATGGTCTTGTCAATGGAAGCTTTAGGAAGTTCAACACCATCCACAGTCACGGAACCAGAATCGTATGAGTCGGCACCGAAAACAGCACGCAGCACTTCAGTGCGACCAGCACCGACCAGTCCCGCAAGACCAACGACTTCGCCGGCATGCACGTCAAAGGAAACATGCTCAATGGCTCCGGCACGAGTCAAATCCTTGACTTCCAGTAGCGTTTTACCTGGTTGCTGAGCGACTCGCGGATATTGGTTTTCGATGGAGCGCCCAACCATCAATCGCACCAATTCCGATTCAGGAGCTTTCGCGTCAATCGTGTCGATGTATTTGCCATCACGGAGCACCGTGACCACATCACCAACACGTGCGATCTCATCAAGGTGGTGCGAGATGAATACCATGCCCACGCCTCTTGCCTTGAGCTTTCCCATGATGGCAAACAGCTGCTCGCACTCCTTGCGCGTCAAAGCCGCCGTAGGCTCATCCAGAATGAGAATCGAAGCGTCCTGCATGAGCGCTTTGGCGATTTCCACCATCTGCTGACGAGCCACGCCAAGCTCACCCATCGGCGTGGAAACATCTTCGTTAAGGCCAATCAGCTTCAGCGCCTCACGTGCCTTGCTTTTCATGGCGCTTTTATTGATAAAGCCAACCTTAGTGGGCAGAGCACCCAAAAACAGATTTTCCATTATCGACAGCTCAGGCACCATATTGAGCTCTTGATGGATTACCGCAATACCAAGCTTGCGCGCAGCTTCCACATTGGGAATGCGCACCGTTTGGCCATCGACCTCGATATGCCCTTTATCCGGCTGATAGATACCGCTCATCATTTTGATGACGGTCGACTTGCCTGCACCGTTTTCACCAAGCAAAACATGAACTTTGCCGGGTTCCACGGTGACCGACACGTTATCGACCACCGTGGAGTTGCCGAATATCTTCGACACCCCTACCAGAGATAACTGCGTCATACGCCTCTCGCTTTCGTCATTGGGCCGACGTCACTGCCGGCACAAAACCGCGACACATGTATGCGTCTTGGTCAACGCTGAATCGTCTCATCACTGAAATGATTTAACGTTTAACCACTTGCGTGATTCATAATATATCGTTTAATCACAGGGGTCAATCAGCGTGTCGAGAGCGTTAACAATCGCGTCCTAACGCCATTACCAGCACATCAGAAACACAATATGGCACAAAAAAAAGACAAAATACTGGCGGCGACGGACTATTGAGCCGAAACCACCACTCTGGCAACAGACCCTCGTGATAAATACACGGTGGGCACATGAATGGTACTACCACCTTGGTGCACGCCGGATTGCATGGCCTCCAACAACAGGTCGACGCCTTGACGCCCCATCTGCTCCGCCTGCTGGGAAATGACCGAGATTTTTGGCGTCATCAAGCGAAAAGGCGCAATATCGTCAAATGATATCAACGACATCTGAGCACCAAGCTCAATACCGCGATCGTGCAATAAGCCGATGATGGTGATGGCATCAGGTGAATATGCGCAGATAATGGCGGTAACGCCGCATTCAAGTAAATAATCGACAGTATGGCATCGCGATTCATACGTCGAACCACAATCCACAACAATGCCCGTGTCTCCATGCAGCAGCTCCGGAGCGGCGGTCCGGAATGCTACTTCACGTTCATTGACGCTATATGATTCCAACGAGGAATGCGCTATATACCCAATACGTCGATGTCCGAGAGCGACCAATTCCTCCATCGCCTCGCGAATGCCGGTGTAAGGATCCGACACTACAAAAGGAACCGATTCAATCCCCTGTACACGTCGATCCACAAAGACCAACGGCAAATCTCGCGCAATCAACGATCTCACACCCGGGGAGTCAGATCCTTGAGGAACCACAATCGCACCGTCAATACGCTGCCCCAGCAAGTTCTTGATGAATGCATCCTGTCGTTTTACGGTTTCCGCCGACGTGCCAATGAGTGTAGAAAATCCATGTGCATACAGGCCCTCTTCCATCGACGAGACCAATTCGGCAAAATATGCGTTGCGCAAATCCGGCACCAGCAGACCAACTGTTTTGGTAGCGGACGAACGCATAGATCGTGCACGCTGATCAGGCACATAGCCCATTTCCTCAACTGTTTTCAGCACTAATTGACGAGTCTCATTGGAGAAACGGCCTTTATCGTGAAGAATCTGAGAGACGGCAGCAGCTGACACACCAGCCTGCTGGGCGACATCCTTCAATGTCACGAATGCCATATCCGTCTCCTCCTTGCGGCTTACTGCAGCGTTAGAAATGCACAATTCAAATGTACCCTTCTTATAACCGACGCCCGCAAGGTCGTGTCATGCGTCAAACTCTTTTACTGCAGACATTTTGAGGCTTCTGCTGTTTTCGTGGGTTAGCTGACTGGTTCCGGTAGTCGGATGTCGAGTCCGCCGCATCTGAGCATGATCAGGCTGATGAGGTTGGTGACGTGGTGGAAGCCGTAGGCCACGCGGACGGTGACCTTGTTCCCGTTGTCGAACGCCTCGAGCCTCGCGTTCGGATAGCCAGGCCCGATTGTCCTGAGGACGTCGGGACGCCGGCGTCTGATCTTCCCGGCCGGTTCGACGATTTCGGGGATGCGGCTGCGGGACGCCCGGGACACCCAATGCTTCAGTTCGCCCCCCGACCCGTCCGATCGGGCGTCCGAGCAAACCGCGCAGGAGTTCCTCGAGCTGCCGGGCTCCGCCCACGGCACCGATGCGACGACCACGCCGCACCCGGGGCAGTCGACGCGCGGCATCATGGCGACCAGCCCCACCCTCCAGCAGCCGAAATCCCGGTGCCGCCAACGGCGCACGCCGCCGCCCCGGCCATAACCACGTCGTTTCCGCCCGCAGCGCGAGCAGCGCGGCGCCGCCTTCCCGGCGCGCACATGGACCTCGAGCACGGGCTCAGGACGCAGCGGGCCGTCGACGATCCTCGAGGACTCGACGACCATGCCTTTGACGTTGAGGAGACGTTTGAATATGCCGTTCATCAGGCGTTTTCCGTGGTTCGCTTCTTTGGTCGGAAAACAGAATACGCGGAAACACCCCCTACGCTTACGAAACCAACGGCTCAACAACGAACCCACACCCACGAAAACAGCAATAGCGCCACAAAACAAGCGTCCGCAAGTTCCTCTTGACGAGTGGCATTGTCCAATACGGTCACTCGGCGCGGCAAAGAGATGTGACGAGAGCCGGCGGTATAGCCAAGCCATTCACTGACTTCGATAATGCGGCGGCGAGTCTCTTCCTTGACCGACAACGTCGGGTCGCCATTCAATAACCGGGATACCGCGCTACCTGCGAAAATCCGGATTTCTATGCGATTTCCTTCACCGTGACCATGACAGCATCTCCCCCAATGCAAACGTTACGTAGTACTTCAGTAAATGACTTTACTACTTAGCGTAACGCACGAGACCCGCAACCGGAATACACCGGTCACGGGCTTTGCGATATCAATATCACATCAGCAGACGATATGACCTGATGTCAGCTCTCGTCTTCGGCGACGCGGGAGCGGCTGTAGATCATCTTCATCGAGCAGATGAAGATAACCATCGCACCCAGGACGATGATGCCGCCGACCATGAAGACGTTGGCATAGGTCGAGGCCGGACCGGATTCGGTGCCGAACAGCGAGCCGCCGCTCATCGCGCCATTGGCCATGAGCTGGCCGAAGATCGCGACACCGACCGAACCGGTGATGGCCTGCATCAGATCGTTGAAGCCCAATGCACGTCCGGATTCCTCGGCCTCCACGGTCAGCGTTGCGGTATCCACAATCGGCTGGTAGAAGAACGAGGTGCCGAAGTAGTAGATGCACGGCGCCACGGCAAGAGCCCAGATCTGGCCCATCGGAATCAGGAACGCAACGGCGATCAGGCCACCGCCCATGCAGGCGAGCGCCAGAATGATGGAGGCCTTGCGGCCGATCTTCTGGATAATCGGGCCAGCGGCGAAGCCCATGATGGCGGCGAGGATGATCGACCACACCAGCAGGTTGGAGACCTGGGAGGAGTCGATGCCGTACACGTTCAGGCCGATGGCGTTGCAGCCGGCGTTCAGGGTGTAGCTGAAGAAGTAGCCGACAAAGATGACGATCATGGTCATCGCGAAGGCCGGGTTGGTGAGCATCTTCGGGGTGATGAACGGATCCGCGGCCTTGTTGATGTAGACCACGAAGGCCACGCCGGTGACCAGCACCGCGATACCCCAGAAGATGGTCATGTCGGTGAAGAACATGGTCACCGAGCCGGCGAACAGGCCAATGAGTGTGAAGCCGATCACGTCGATGCGCGCGCCCTTGGCATGCTCGTCAGGCAGGTTCTTGGCCAGGATCGGGATGAAGAACACCGCGATGATGCCGATACCGAAGAGGATGCGCCAATCGACAAGGGTCATGTAGCCGGCGAGGAAGACACCCAGAGCCGCGGCGATACGGAACACGGCGACGAACACGCCGTACCAGATGACTCGCTTCTTCTTCTCGATGTACTTGGAGACGAGCACCAGGAAGATGGAACCGGAGACCTGCCAGCCTGCGGACTGCACGGTACGGGCGGCGATGACGATCCAGATGCTCAGGTCGCCGAAGCAGCCGAGGATCGAACCGAGCACGAACACGATCGTGCCGAGAATCATCATCTTCTTCAGGGACACGAAGTCGCCGAGAGAACCGTAGATCACGCACACGATGCCGAGCACGATGCCCGGAATCGAGGTGATCAGCGGGGCGAGGTTGGCCTGGCCGAGCTGGTCGCCGATGTTCACATAAATCATGCCGAAAGCCTGCTGCTGCAGCACGCCCATGGTGAAGATGATCAGTACGATCGGGATGGCGATCTTTGCCATCTTGTTCATACGGGCAAACTCTTCGGTGCCCTCCTCAGGCACCGGGATACCGTTCGCCTTCTCCTTGACAGCGGTTTCTGCCATGGTGGTTCCTTTCTATTGGTTTGAGTTTGGTGGAATGCCTTATGCGCGAGCGCAAGGAGTAAAAACAGCTACCTCCTCTCGCATGGGAATCGACGGCGCCGCGCCTCTTCTGGATACCGCGAGGGCCGAGGCCTTCGCGGCGGAATCAAGTGCATGGGCGATGGGTTCGCCGGACATCAGGTCGGCAAGGAGATAACCGGTGAAGGTGTCGCCGGCCGCCGTGGTGTCGACCGTGTCGACGAGATAAGCGGACTGCGTGACGACGTGGTCCCCACGCAAATACATCGAACCGCGCTCGCCGAGGGTGAGGGCTATATCCGCCCGGGAGAAACGCGCACGCGTCGCACGAATCAGTGTCTCCCCGTCTTCTTCGGCCCCTGTGAGCATCGCCGCCTCGCCCTCATTGAGTACAAAACAGCCGATGGCATCAAGATCGACTTCGTCGAGCCGCGAGTCAGCCGGCGAGGGATTGAGCACGATGAACATGCCGCGGGCCTTGGCGCGGGACACGATATAGGGCAGTTCGCTGATTTCGTTCTGCAGCAGCAGCCAATCGTCCTTCCCATACCCGTCAAGCACCTGATCGACGAAATCACGGTCGATGGCACGGTTCGCGCCGGGGTACAGCACAATGCAATTGTCGCCGCTGGCATCGTTTTGGATGATGGCGTTGCCGCTGCGCACATCATCGCGCACTACCACCGAGGTCACGCCCACCGCGCAGGATTCGAGCAGGTCGCGCAGGAACATGCCGTCCCGTCCTACCTGGCCGGCATGGTGCACATCGGCGCCGGCACGAGCCAATGCGATCGATTGATTCAGCCCCTTGCCCCCGGGGAACACGTCGAGCGAATGCGAGGTGATGGTCTGGCCTTTGGCCGCAAAGTGATCCACCCCGTACACATAGTCGATGTTCAGCGAGCCGAAATTCAGTATGCGCATCAGGACTCCTTTCCCATGACGGGACCGGTGAGAGCCAGTTCGTAGATGCGACGGCAATCGTCGCGATCAAGGCGGGCAATGGATCCGATGGTGGCGTCCGGCCCGTAGAAATCGATGTTGTCCAACATGCGTTCGATGCCGTCGCCCGGCAGATCGAAGTCCTTGAAGGAAACAGGCATGCCGAGCGAGCGGAAAAACGATTCCGTTGCGGCGATGCCACGCCGGGCCAGTTCGGTTTCGTTCATCGAGCCGGGTCTGGTGCCGAATACCTCAGTGGCGTATCGCGCGAAACGGAACGGGGCCTTCTCGCTAGCCACGCGCATCCACGATCCCATGATGATTGACAGGGTGGCCCCGTGAGGGGTGTCGTATAGCGCGCTCAGCTCGTTGGCAATCAGGTGGGTGGACCAGTCCTGTTCACGACCCACGCCGAGGGTGTTGTTCTGCGCGATGGTGGAGATCCACATGATTTGCGCTCGCAAGTCGTAATCGGCAAGGTCGGCCAACGATTTCGGGCCGATATCGACCAAGGTGCGCAATGCGCCTTCGGCCATACGGTCGATCACGCCGATCTCGTTGCCGGCGCTGAAATACCGTTCGCAGATGTGGGAGAACATGTCCACAATGCCGCAGGCAGTGGGGAACGCCGGCACCGTGACGCTGAGTTCGGGGTTCATGAACGCGAATACCGGCCGGAGCACTGGTTCGCTCAGCGTGAGCTTGGAATGCTCATGCTCATTGTTGATGACGGCGACCTGGCTGGATTCGCTGCCCGATGCCGGGCACGTCAGTACCACCGCGACGGGAAGGGTGCGCTCTACCGGCACTTTGCCGGTGAAATAATCCCATACGTCACGCTCTCCGGCAGCTCCCAGCGCGATTGCCTTGGCCGAATCGATGACGCTGCCTCCGCCGATGGCCACAACGGCGTCGACATTGCGGGCTTTGGCGATGGCGATGCCTTCACGCACCAGCGTCAGTCGGGGATTCGGCTTCACGCCGCCAAGCTCCGTGTAGGAAATGCCGGCCCGTCCAAGGCTGTGGCGCACGGCATCTAGCAAGCCGCTGGTTTCCAAATATGCTCCGCCATCATGATGGATGAGCACGCGGGAAACGCCCTTTGCGCCCAGTTCGTCTCCCACTTTGGTTTCGGCGTCGCGCCCGAAAACAAAGGTGGTTCCGATGCATATGGTGAAATCCCTCATATCATGCTCCTTGCGTGTATGACGGTGTCCGTCATGATGTCGTTGAGTTCCGCGATGTCGCGCGCCACATATGCGGGGTTTCTGCTGAGCAACGCGATTTCGTCGCCATCCCCGTATGTGACCGCTATGCAGGAGATGCCGTTGGTCCGCGCAGCTTCGATGTCGCTGAAGGTGTCTCCCACATAGAGGCATTGTCTCGGCGCGATGCCATGCCGTCGAACGATTTCGGCCATCATTTCGACCTTCGTCGCCTCACGGCCGGGTATGGAATCGGGGCAGATCCAATCGTCGAACAGGTTCGCCCAGCCTTTGCTGCCGAGTATGCGGCTCAATGCGCCCTCCGGCTTGTTGGTGACGATGATATTGCGTACGCCATGTTCCTTCAGCTCATTCAGCATGCTCTGAATGCCCGGATAGAGTCTGGTGCGCGAAAAATCATTGAGCGTGCGGTAGTGTACGCGTACATCCTCATCAAATGTCTCCAGATACGCCTCCCCGGGATAGGGGATCACGTGCCGCATGATCTCATCCATCGGATCGGCTAGATTGGCGTCATCGCGCATGTACAGGTCATCGATCGCCCCGCCCGCACGACGCGCGGCGTACGTCAGGGAATTCCACACGTCGCTGCCGGTGTCGGCAAGGGTGCCATCAAAATCCCATAACAGACATCGGTATTCCATTGGCCTGCTCCTTTCGTTCATTCGCATGGCGGCGGTCGATGATCGAGGGTGAGATACCGCCGGCCGGCCAGAAGGGGTTGGAACCGCCGGCCGGCGGTGGAGGGGGTTGTTCAGGGGCAAGACTCAGTCGTAGTTTTCGAGGGTGCTGTTCAGCAAATCAACGAATCCGGGGAAGTCGAGTTCCAGCGCAGCTTCCGCATTCGGCTCTTCGCCGCGGTAACCCATCGTCGGAGTGCGCTCAAGATCCACGGCAGGCACGGTGCCGCGCAGATGACGGTAGTCGCACACGGTCATGCCGCGGGTGAGTGTGCCGTGCAGCTCGATATCGATATGCATCGGGACCGCAGTGATCAGCGACGGGTCGATAACCCATGCCACCGCGCATGCGTCGTGCATGGTGGCGCCCGTCAGCTCGGACTCCTCCTCGCATGCGCCGATAAAGAAATCGGTCAGGTCGGCGGCCAGGTTCGCGGCCTTGGTGCCGATCTCACGGAACTTGGCTACGTGCTTGGCGGTCAGCTCGCATTGACGGGTCAGGTTGATGCCAGTCATCTTGACGTGCATGCCGGAGTTGAACACGCGCGACGCTGCCTCGGGGTCGACGAAGATATTGAATTCGGCGGCAGGGGTCCAGTTGCCGTAGGTGACGGACCCGCCCATGATGCACAGTTCCTTGACCCGCTCCACGATGCGCGGCTCACGGTTGATGGCGGAGGCGATGTTGGTCAGCGGACCGGTGGCGATCAGCGTCACGTCATCCGTGCTCATTACGGTGTCGACGATGAAGTCGACCGCATGCTTGTTCTGTGCGGCGTGCGTCGGCTCCGGCAGCACGGGACCGTCCAGACCAGTCTCACCGTGGAACTGCGGTGCGGTGACCAGCGGTGCGACCATCGGGCAGCTGTGCCCCGGATATACACCAATGCGGTCCGCCGCGCCAAGGACCTCAAGCACCTTGATGGCGTTGCGGGTCACGTTCTCCAGTGTGCAGTTGCCGCCAATGGTCGTGATACCCAGCACGTCGAGGTGCTGCACGGCGAGCATGATGCCGAACGCGTCATCGTGTCCGGGATCGCAGTCAAGGATGACCTTCTTCTTGTTTTCCATAGGGATACCTCCGTTGGTTGTGTTC
>CXQQ01000061.1_pt1 | contig 11461 bp, 8 predicted proteins | sample 591711 | NCBI WGS metagenome assembly CXQQ01 (sample SAMEA3491301, study PRJEB9169) | human gut metagenome | biome: ENVO:mammalia-associated habitat; material: ENVO:feces | place: Bangladesh | collected 2010-04-07
ATGACCTCATCGCCGACCTCAAGCAGGCTCTCGACCGTCTGTGACGGAGACGCTGCGAGCCGTTCTCGGAACGTAACTTCGGTGATTCTCCGTTTCAAGGGGTTGTTGCCCAAGTAGACAAGGCGTGAAAACGGCGGAATGGCGTTGGGATAATGTCATTTGTATATGTGGTTTAGCTGATGACCAGCCCCTTGAAACGGAAGTAGACGTCCCCGAAACGTCCAATCCGCCCCTTGAAACCGATTTACGGATAATTGAACAGGCATACATGACTTGTGACCGCGGCAGTGCGGTATGGTTGGGAAGCATGACGGCACATGAGGCGGCGCTGGGGGCGCTCAAGCAATACTTCGGTTACGATTCGTTCCGGCCAGGCCAGCAAGGCATCGTCGATGCTTTGCTGGATGGCCGGGACGTACTGGGCGTTATGCCCACCGGTGCCGGCAAATCCGTGTGCTACCAGATTCCCGCCGCGCTGATGCCCGGTGTTACCATCGTGATCTCGCCGCTGATCTCCCTCATGCGTGATCAGGTCGATGCCCTGAATGATCTGGGCTTGCCGGCCGCATTCGTCAACACCACCCAAACCCCGGATGAGCAGGCCATGGTGTTCGCCCAGGCTGCGGCGGGTCAGCTCAAACTGCTGTACGTGGCTCCGGAACGATTGGAAACCGGCCGATTCCGCGACTTCGCCGCCCGCACGCCAATCTCCCTGATTGCCGTGGACGAGGCACACTGCGTCTCCCAATGGGGGCAGGATTTCCGTTCGTCATACCTTGGTATTGGCGACTTCATCGTCGGCCTGCCCAAGCGCCCGCCGGTCGGCGCATTCACCGCCACCGCCACCGAGCGCGTGCGCCGCGACATCGTGGGATTGCTGGGTTTGCGGAATCCTGCCGTCACCGTCACCGGATTCGACCGGCCGAACCTGTATTTCGACGTGGTCAAGCTGGAAACCAAATACAAGGCCGCGTGGGTGGCGAACTATGTGGCTGCCCACCCGGACGAATCCGGCATCATCTACTGTGCCACCCGCAAGACCACCGAGGCGCTCGCAGCTACGCTGAACCAGATGGGGCACGCGGCGGTCGCCTACCATGGCGGCATGTCGTCGGACGCGCGTGAAGCGGCGCAGCACGACTTCATCACCGACAAGGTGCCGGTGGTCGTGGCCACCAATGCGTTCGGCATGGGTATCGACAAGTCCGATGTGCGATACGTCATCCACCACAACTTGCCGGAATCCATCGAGGCCTATTATCAGGAGGCCGGCCGCGCCGGACGTGACGGCGAGCCCAGCCGCTGCACACTGCTGTGGAACGAATCGGATATCGTGACCCGGCGCCGGCTACTCGACAGCGATTATGAGAACGAGCGCATGACCCCTGAAGATCAGGAAATCGTGCGGCAGTCCAAACGACGCCTGCTGGATGGCATGGTGGGCTATTGCCGCACCGCCGATTGTCTGCACCGGTACATGACGCGGTATTTCGGACAGGAAATCACGCCGACGGATGCGCCCTCGGATACGCATGAGGACAAGTGTGGTGCCTGCTCGAACTGCGAAAGTACTTTTGAGACCATCGACGTCACCAGCGTTGCCCAGGCGATCAGCCGGTGCGTGCATGATGTGAATCAGCGGGTCGGTTCCGGCAAAATCGTCAAGATTCTACGCGGCTCCAAAGCGCAGGACCTGGCATGGCTCAATCCGGAACAGATGCCTACGTTTGGCATGCTCAAGGATGTGAACGAGGCTCGCGTGCGCGATGTGCTGAGTCAGATGGCCACCGATGGCTACCTGTTCATCGCCGAAGGGCGTATGCCGATTGTCATGTTTGGCGCGCGTGCTGCTGAAACCGCCGCGCCGGATTTCCATTATGAAATCAAACGTGTGGAGCGTAAGTCGGCTTCGGTAAGTAGTCGACATGGTGGAGTGGCCAGCGAATCAGCCAGTGCTTCCGCTGCAATGGAATCTTATATTCCTGACGATGACGAGGAGGCGCTGTTCCAGAAGCTGCGCGAACTGCGTCGCACCATCGCCCAGGAAATCGGCAAACCGCCGTACATCGTCTTTTCCGACAAGACATTGCGAGACATGGCCCGTATCAAGCCGATTACCAATGCGCAGTTTTTGGCTGTCAACGGTGTGGGCCAGCACAAGCTCGACCTTTACGGCAAGCGCTTTATGGAAGCCGTCGCCTCGTTTAACGCCGGGAATGCGCAATAACCATTGCCTATAGCGAATCATGGGGTATTTCCGTGTATTCCCGTGTGGGCGCGACTACGCTTGCTAAGCGATACGGCATGTGAACATGCAAATGTGTAGAAAGGAAGCCGAGCATGGCAGAGGAAAAGGCTGAGAAGCCCGTCGTTGAATCATTCCAGCTGGATCACACCAAGGTCAAGGCGCCGTACGTGCGTTACATTGACACGGAAACGGGTCCTCACGGCGACGTGATTTCCAACTATGATCTTCGTCTGACCCAGCCGAACAAGCAGGCGATTCCCACCGGCGGCCTGCACACCATCGAGCACACTATCGCCGTGTTGCTCCGTGAGCGCATCCCCGGCTACATCGACTGCTCGCCGTTCGGCTGCCGCACCGGCTTTCACTTGCTGACCTGGGGCACGCACTCCACTGAGGATGTGGCCAAGGCGCTCAAGGAATCGCTGGAATTCATCGCCTACAAGGCCACGTGGGATGATGTTCCCGCTACCACCGAGAAGAGCTGCGGCAACTACCGCGACCACAGCCTGTTCACCGCCAAGGAATGGGCCAAGCAGATTCTCGAGGAAGGCATCAGCTCCGACCCGTTTGAGCGCAAGGTCGTCTGACCTGATTAGGTGTTATACGAACCCCTGTCCGCCATGTAACGCGGACGGGGGTTCTTGTGCCTATGGCATGGTAGGTTTACCGTCAGTTCCTGTACTGGTGATTGCCCTATGAGAGAGGTGGGAATGACTCAGCCGAACGCTGCGAACAAGGCGACGTCTCGTCGTTTCCGCCACGCCACCATGCGTGATTTGCCGCATATGCAGAAGATTTACGCGCGTGCCCGTGAGCTGATGGCGGCCAATGGCAATCCCACCCAATGGGGCAATGAGTTCCCCCGTGAATCCGTGATTGAAGACGATATTGCCAACCAGCGCACAGTGCTGCTGGTGGACACCTGCAACGGCCATGAGCGTATTCTGGCTCAGTTCGCATTGTGCCCTGGTGAGGATCCCACTTACGCCCACATCGATGGGGCTTGGCTGGATAATGATACCTATGTGACCATTCACCGCATCGCATCATCCGGTCTGGTGCGGCATGCGGCCCGTGACTGCATCAAGTGGGCTCTGAAGCATTATGGCAACGTCCGGGCTGATACTCACCCCAACAACAAGGCTATGCAGCATGTGCTGGAGAGTTCCGGCTTCGCCCGATGCGGCCTGATTCAATTGATTGATCGCCCGGTGGACACCACCAGAATCGCCTATCAGCGCCACGAGTGGTAACAAAATTGGCCCCCGAAGGGGCCAATCATAATCACTTAGTGAATCGCTTACTGACTTCAGTCCTTGGCGGCAGCTGTAGCCTCAGCCTTGGCTTTGTCTTCCAGCCCAAGCTTGGAGCGCTTGCGGCTGTAGCCGAAGTAGACTACCAGGCCCAAACCGAACCAGACGGCGAAACGCACCCAGGTCTCCCAGTTGAGGCCGGCGATGAGAATGAAGCAGAACACGATGGCCAGAATCGGCGTGACCGGTACACCCGGGGCGCGGAAGCCGCGGTGTGCGTCCGGCTGGGTCTTGCGCATCCACAGAATACCGGCCGACACGATGATGAACGCGGACAGGGTGCCGATGTTCACCAGCTCGAACAGCACGTTGATGTTGATGAAGCCGCCGGCGAACGCGGTCAGCAGACCGAAGAACCACGTGCCCTTGAATGGGGTACGGTACTTCTCGTGCACGTGGCCGAAGAACTCCGGGAACAGGCCGTCGCGGCTCATGGCGTAGCAGATGCGGGACTGGCCGTACAGCTGCACGAGCATCACCGTGGTCATGCCAATCAGCGCGCCGAGGTTCACGATCACCGCGAGCCAGTTCATGCCGGTTTCCAGGATCACGCCGGCGACCGGGGCGTCGATGTACTTGGCGAACTCCTTGTACGGCACCACACCGGTCATGATCATGGTCATGATGACGTAGAGCACAGTGGAGATGGCCAGCGAGAGCAGGATACCGCGCGGCAGCGTCTTGTTCGGGTTGACGGTCTCCTCGGCGGAGGAGGAGACGGCGTCGAAGCCGATGAAGCTGAAGAACACGATCGACGCGGCCGGCACGATGCCGTACGGCTGGGTGGAGCCGGGCCGGAACGTGTAGATGCCATACGGGGAGAACGGCTGCCAGTTGGACGGCTTGACATACCACACGGCGCACACGATGAACAGCACGATGATGGCAAGCTTGATAAGCACCATCACGTCATTGGTGCGCTTGGTCTGGTTGATGCCGATGGACAGCACCCACGTGATGATCAGCACGATGACGAAGCCGGGCAGGTTGAAGTAGGTGGTGACGCCCGGCGTGGTGCCGTAGGCGGCGGTCAGTTCGACCGGCAAATGCAGGCCGAAGCCTTCCAGCAGCTTGTTGAAGTAGCCCGACCAGCCAGCGGACACGGTGGCCGCCTGCAGGGCGTACTCCAGAATCAGGTCCCAGCCGATGACGAAGGCGATGAGCTCGCCGAACGCCAGATAGGCATAGGAGTAGGCCGAGCCGGAAACCGGCGCCATGGCGGCGAACTCGGCGTAGCACAGGCCGGCAAAACCGCAGCAGACGGCGGCCAGCAGGAACGATACGGACAAGGCCGGGCCGGCGGTCAGCGCGCCCTTACCGGTGAGCACGAAGATACCAGTGCCGATGATCGCGCCGATGCCGAGCATCGTCAGATCGAAGGTGCGCATCGTGCGCTTCAGGGGAGTGGATTCGGCGACAAGCTGATCCACGCTTTTCTTACGAAACAGATCCATGTTCTTCTCTCATGAAATCTAGGATTATGGGGCTGAACCGGACGGATTTCCGGGATCCCGGCACGCCTCAACGCCGGGAATCAAAGACGGTTTCTTATACAAAACCGCATATCGGTCATTAGTGTACGACTGCCACGCGAAAACAGACGATTTCGCCAATACGTCACATTCCTGCGCAACAATAGGTGCCTATGAGCATGAACGCAGCACCTGAAATCGCATTCTCGTCCGAGCAGGGCAAGGCCAGCTATGCGGCCGCCCGCCGCCAATACCCCGCACAGGCCATCGTGAACCTCAAAACCATGCGTGACAACATGGCCCATTTGGTCTCCGTGGTCGGCGGTCCGAACTCCGGCACTGCGGTGATGGGCGTGGTCAAGGCCGATGCCTACGGCCACGGCCTGCTGCCTTCTGCGCTGGCAGCGCTCGCCGGCGGTGCCACCTGGCTCGGCACTGCGCAATCGCACGAAGCTCTGCTGTTACGCAAACTCGGCATCGGCCCCGACCGCTGCCATATTCTGACCTGGGTTTACAACGGCACCGAAGTCCCGTTTGACGAGCTGATTGCTGCCGACATCGACGTGTCCGTCGGCTCCCTGCCGGGTATCGATGCCGTGGCCGCCGCCGCGCGCAAACTCGGCAAGCCCGCTCGCGTGCACGTTAAGGTCGATTCCGGCTTTGGCCGCAACGGCTTCACGCCTGCAGGGTTCGCCGCCGCGCTTGCCGAGCTGGTGCCACTTGCCAAGGAAGGCGTGTTGCATATCGTCGGCCAGTGGAGTCACCTTGCCGTGGCCGATTCGCCTGACGTGCCTGAGTTCGTGGCCTCCACCGACCGCCAGATCGAAACGTTTAAGGACTTCACCGCACGTATGGAAAAGGCCGGAATTCCGCCGGAGATTCGTCATCTGGCCAACACTGCGGCCACTCTGGATCGCCCGGAAATTCATTTCGAGCTCACCCGCCCCGGCATCGGGCTATACGGCTACGAGCCTGATCCGGCCATGGGCACCCCGCGCGATTGGCATCTGACCCCGGCCATGCGCCTGCAGGCGCAGCTCGGCACGGTCAAGGGTGTGGAGGCCGGCCATGGCATCTCCTACGGCCGCACGTACCTGACTCCAGACAACACGTCCACTGCCATCGTGCCATTGGGCTACGCCGACGGCATCCACCGCTCCGCCTCCGGATTCGATATGGAAGGTGCCAAGCATGTGGAGAAGCCGGGCGGGCCAGTGCGCATTATGACCACCGAGGGCCCGAAGCTCTACCGCGTCTGCGGCCGCGTGTGCATGGACCAGTTCATCGTGGATTTGCACGGTTCCGCCGCCGAACTCGGAGTTCACGAGGGCGACACGGTCGAACTGTTCGGCCCGGGTCGTGGTGAGCAGTTTGTGGAGCCCACTGCCGATGACTGGGCCCGTGCCGCCGATACCATCAGCTATGAGGTCTTCACTTGCCTGCGCAATCGCATTCCGCGTCTCTACGAGCACGCCGCCGAGGTGCTGCCCGCTGACGACCTCGCCAAGCTCGATCCAGCCACGCTGCTGTAACACTGTACGGCAGCCGATATATGGGCCTATGCTTGGACTATGGAAACAACGCAAGATGGGGAACGGGTGCTGAGCGATGAGGGCTACAGTGCCTTTGATGAAGAGCGTTGGGCACCTGAACCGCCGAAGTCCAAGGCCCGTACCGCTTTTGAGCGTGACCGCGCAAGGCTGATACATTCGTCCGCCCTGCGGCGTCTCGGCGCGAAAAGCCAGATTCTGATTGCTGGTACCGATGATTTCGCTCGCACCCGCCTCACCCACACGCTGGAAGTCGCCCAAATCGGTCGACAAATAGGCGCAATGCTTGGCTGCGATCCTGATGTGGTCGACTGCGCTTGCCTGGCCCATGATCTTGGCCATCCGCCGTTCGGGCACAACGGGGAGCGGGCGCTCGCCGAAATCGCGCGCAATATTGGCGGATTCGAGGGTAACGCGCAGACCATGCGCATTCTGACCCGTCTCGAACCCAAAATCTTCCATCCGGACGGCCGTTCCGCCGGTGTGAACCTGACCCGTGCAGCTCTTGATGCCGCGGTCAAATATCCGTGGACTTTGGCTGAGGCCGACCAGCATCCCAAGGGGGAGCGGTCCAAGAAGTTCTGCGTCTACCCGGATGATGAGCCCGTGTTCCGATGGTTGAAAATCGGCGCACCTGTGGCTACCAAGCCGATGGAATGCCAGATCATGGATCTTTCGGATGACATCGCCTATTCGGTGCATGATGTTGAGGATTCCATCGCCACTGGTGCCTTCGACCCGATTGTGCTCGCCGATTCACAGATTTTGGACCACATCATCGAGCAGACGCGCGACTGGTATGGGACCAAGTGGGATGCGGATAAGCTGTTGGCAGCATTCATGAGACTCAGGCGTGAGCATATGTTCCCTGCGCATTTCAACGGATCACGTCAAGCTTTGGCGCAGTTGAAGAACATCACCTCCGACTTGATTGGGAGGTTTTGCTGGTCGGTGGAAACCGCCACTCGCGATACGTACGGACCGGGACCGTTGACGCGTTACTCCGCCAATATCGTGATTCCCGAGGATACGAATTACGAGATTGTGGCATTAAAAGGCATCGCCGTGTATTTCGTCATGGCGCCGCGTGAGAGGGAGCCGTTCCACCAGGAGGAACTGAAAATCGTCGAGGACCTGATCGACGTGCTGATGGCCGATTCGCCGCAGCCCTCCGACGCGCTGGAAAGCCAGTTCCTGGCCGATTGGAATGAGTCCACCAACGACAATGAACGTTTGCGCGTGGCCATCGATCAAGTGGCGTCCCTAACCGACAATTCCGCCTTGGCTCTCCATTCCATCCTGTGCTGAGGCTGTTCCGTGGCGGGCACCCTCAGTCAGTTGCGCTGACAGCTTTCCTCCCCTGAGAGAGCTATGACCTATCCCTTGGCTTCCCTCGGGTGAGGAGAGCTGTCTCCATAGGCGAGTGAGGGGAGCCAAGAAAGTAACGGTACATATCTACCGTGTCTCACACGTGGCGCTACTCTAGAGACTTATGGTCGGAATGATTAAGAAGGAAGACGTTGAGAAGGTGCGCGCCGCCGCGGACCTGTATGACATCGTATCCGCGACCGTAACGCTTAAGCCCTCCGGAACCGGCACATTCGTCGGCCTATGCCCGTTCCACGACGAGAAAACCGGCAGCTTCAACGTGCGCCCCTCGCTCGGCGTGTGGCACTGCTTCGGTTGCGGTTTGGGCGGCGACGTGTTCAAATACGTCGAACAATCCGAGAACATCGACTTCCGTGAAGCCGTGGAACTACTCGCCGACAAGTACCACATCGAGTTGCACTACGAGAACAGCGGCAACGGGCCGAACCGCGAAAACAATGGCTCCAAACGCACCCGACTGCTGGAAGCCTGCGAGGAAGCCCAGCGTTTCTTCGTCTCCCAAATCCTGACCAAGGAGGCATTGCCCGCCCGCAAACTGCTCGGCGGCCGCAACTTCTCCCAAGCCGATTGCGAACGTTTCGGCTGCGGCTACGCGCCCCAAGGCTGGGATAATCTGGTCCGCCACCTGGCGAACAAGGGCTTCACGCAAAGGGAGATCCTCGACGCCGGCCTCGCCCGCCAAGGCCAACGTGGCATGTACGATTATTTCCGCGGCCGCGTGACCTGGCCCATCCGCGATTCGACCGGCCGCACGCTCGGGTTCGGCGCGCGCAAGCTGTATGAGGACGACCAGATCGCCGCCAAATACATCAATACGCCGGATACGCAGCTTTACCGCAAAACCCAGGTGCTCTACGGCATCGACTTGGCCAAATCCGCCATCGTCAAAAAACGGCAGGTGGTGATAGTCGAAGGCTATACGGACGTGATGGCCATGCACTTGGCCGGCATCGACACCGCCATCGCCACCTGCGGCACCGCATTCGGCGCCGAACACGCCAAGATCGTGCGCCGCCTGATCGCCGACGATTCACTGGGTGCGGTGCAATTGGTTGGGCCGTTGAAGGTCAAGGACCAGCCGTTAAGCTCGCGCATCGTGTTCACGTTCGACGGTGACGCCGCCGGTCAGAAAGCCGCGCTGCATGCTTTCGGCCTTGACTCGGCGTTCCTTTCGCAGACTTTTGTGGCCGTGGCCGACGACAATCTCGACCCGTGCGATCTGAGAATCGAGCGTGGCAACGAGGCGGTGCGTTCGCTGATTGCCCGCGCCAAGCCGCTATATGATTTCGTGATTGACGCTGCCATCAATCGTTTCGACCTGACTTACACGCCCGGACAGGTCGGCGCGATGAAAGCCGTGGCCCCGCTGGTGGCACAGATTCGCGACCGCTCCCTGTGGGATGCCTACGCGCGCAAATCCGCAGGACGTATCGGCGTGGACCTTGAGGTGATGCGCCGCGAGGTGATGAACGCGCGCCGGCAGATGCACGTGCGCGATGAGGACGCCTATGCGCCCAAGCGTCGGTTCGAACGTGACGAGCCGCGTGTGGAACCCGGCACCAACCCGTACGCCAATCCAGCCACGCGCAAGGCTCTGGAGCGCCGTGATGCCGCCGAACAGGCGTATTTCAAGATCGACGACGCCGTATTCATCGCCGAACAGCAGTTCATGGCCGTGCTGATTCAGGTGCCGCGCGCCATCGATCGCACCATGTTCGGGCAGCTGACCATCGAACATTTCATGACCTCGGTGTTCCGCACGCTGTTCCAGGCGATTGCGGCCGCCGGCGGCCTGCCGTCTGATGACACCCCGCAGGGTCTGTGGATACACAACCTCATCAAGGCCGGTGGGCCTATGTTGAATCAGGTCATCAATGAGCTGGCCGTCATGCCGTTGCCATTGCCCGGCGATGACACTGGCAACGGTGCGCAACCTGCGCAGCCTGGCGTGCCCGGTGGCGCCGGTGCGCCCAGTGCTGCCGCCGTACAGCTGCGTCCCGCCGCGCCAGAAGAGCAGCGTTATGCCACTGAACTCCTCACCCGACTGCTGGACATGGGCTTCATGCGCCAAATCGGCTTGTCCAAACGCCGCATGGCCCAACTGCCCGACGGCGAAGAGAAAATCACCCTCCTTGGCCAAATCACCCGCATGGAAACCGCCCGCAAAGACCTCCAAGCCCAAATCTACGGCAACACCGTCGGCTAATACCTCCCACTGATTGCGCGCATCTTCGAATACGTGCCGGATGCATAAGGCCATACAACCGGTTGCCGGATTGGATGGGTGCAGAAGTTGCGGATTGGTCCCATCCAAATTGGACTGGTTTGGGTGGGGCCAATCCGATTCGTTCAATAATGAAGCGCGATACCTAGCAGCGTCGAAACGAAGGGAAAGTCATGACGCAGAATCGTGCGGAACTCAACCGTAATCTGGCCCAAATGCTCAAGGGCGGCGTGATCATGGACGTCACCACGCCCGAACAGGCGAAAATCGCGCAGGATGCCGGCGCGTGCGCGGTGATGGCGCTGGAGCGCATCCCCGCTGATATTCGCGCCGCCGGCGGCGTCTCCCGTATGAGCGACCCGGCCATGATCAAGGGCATTCAGGAAGCTGTCTCGATTCCGGTTATGGCCAAGGTGCGCATCGGCCACATCACCGAGGCCCGCATTCTGCAGGCCATCGAAATCGATTACATCGACGAATCCGAGGTGCTTTCCCCGGCCGACGACGTGTACCACATCGACAAGAACCAGTTCGACGTGCCGTTTGTGTGCGGCGCGAAGAACCTGGGCGAGGCGCTGCGCCGCATCGCCGAGGGTGCTGCCATGATTCGCACCAAGGGCGAGCCTGGCACCGGTGACGTGATTCAGGCCGTGCGCCACATGCGCACCATGAACAAGCAGATCCGCGAACTTGTCGGTCTGCGCGACGACGAGGTCTACGAGGCCGCCAAGCAGCTGGCCGTGCCTTACGATCTGGCCAAGTACGTGCACGACAACGGCCGTCTGCCCGTCGTGAACTTCGCCGCCGGTGGTGTGGCCACCCCGGCCGACGCCGCCCTGATGATGGAACTCGGTGCTGAAGGCGTGTTCGTGGGCTCCGGTATCTTCAAGTCCGGCGATCCGGCCAAGCGCGCCGCCGCCATCGTCAAGGCCACCGCCAACTGGCAGGACGCCGATCTGCTCGCCAAGCTGTCCGAAAACCTAGGCGAAGCCATGGTCGGCATCAACGAGGACGAGATTCAGACCATCATGGCCGCTCGCGGCGAGTGATAAATAGCCGCAGGCGTGTCCGCTGACGAGGATATCGAAACACATATCCGTTGTAGGGCGCCTAAGACTTGCCCCCGCTGGCGGGGGCTGTCGGCTGAAAGTCGACTGGGGGGTGGTGTCGCGAAGATCGTCGACCACCCTCAGTCAGCTACGCTGACAGCTCCCGCCAGCGGGAGCCGGAGAGGACAACATGGTTGTAGCTGTTGAATACATTTC
>CXQQ01000250.1_pt1 | contig 2809 bp, 3 predicted proteins | sample 591711 | NCBI WGS metagenome assembly CXQQ01 (sample SAMEA3491301, study PRJEB9169) | human gut metagenome | biome: ENVO:mammalia-associated habitat; material: ENVO:feces | place: Bangladesh | collected 2010-04-07
GCCCCACGTTTGCCGGCATGGGGCGCGCGATCCGTTTTTCTTCGGGGCCGTCGCCCAGCGGCAGGGCGCCTCGTTCGCAACGAGGAGGTCGCGGGTTCGAATCCCGTCGGCTCCACCACGCGCAACGCATCGAAGTCGGAACACAATCATACGGGCGTGTCCCCGACGCGCGAAACACACAAACTAACGGCAGACCCCCTCCCGGCCGTGCGCGTGGAAGGGGAGGGGACGCCCCCATGGCCCGGCGAAGGCGGGCATGCGGTTCCGGTCCGAATCCGGGTGGGGGCGCGCAGGAGGATTGGCGGAACCCTCATCCTCCGCGGCAATTCGCAAAACGTCAGGGCCTCGCCCGGTGTGCCCGCACGGCGAAACACCGGCATGGATGGTGGGCCGTGCGGCAAAGGCGCAGTCCTGCTAAGACTGTTGGGGCGAAAGTCCCTGGCGAGTTCGACTCTCGCACCATCCGCTAGCCGATCAACAATGTGTTAGGCCACGGGATAGGGCCTGGAATCCAGTCAGCAAAACGGGTTGGATCGGCATGGCGGAACGCAGTCGGGCATACGTGTCCGATGCGTTCGCGCACATTCCTCCTTGGTGTAACGGCAGCACACGGGTCTTTGGAACCCATAGTCCTGGTTCGAAACCAGGAGGAGGAACATAATCGGCGGTTACGCCAACCGGCTGTTGGCAACGGTCTGCAAAACCGTGAACGGTGGGTTCGACCCCCACAACCGCCTCTCAGCGGCAGCATTCTTCGTTTCGATTTCTTCCTCTACACTCGAACGATGTGTTGTACCGGACATACAGGGTTTCGGCATCACCCCAGGCCGCGAAAACGATGCCATCGCCCTTGTAGCTCAGTGGATAGAGCGTCCGCCTCCGGAGCGGAAGGTCACGAGTCCGATTCTCGTTGAGGGCACGCACGAAAACTCCGCCAACCATAATGCACGGAGTCCTCTTCTTCTCTTCTCTCTCACGCCGTCGCGCCTCGTACGGGTTCGTGCATCATGAGGCAACGCCCTTGTAGCTCAACGGATAGAGCGCCGGTTTCCTAAACCGGGCGCAGCCGGTCCGACTCCGGCCAGGGGCACTTCGGATGCGGGCGTCAACGCCGCCACCCGTCCCCCCGAGCATAAGGGGATGGGATGGAACGATGGCCGTGGATGGCATGTTTTTTTGGTGCCTTTCTGCATGCCAGGCCAGCGCCCGCATCCGATAATCGCATTGCTAGCTCAGTAGGCCAGAGCACCCCGCTCATGACGGGGAGGTCCATCGGTTCGATTCCGGCGCAATGCACGAGTGCCGTATTTTGACGGTTCCCGCACTCGGTAAAAACGGAACCGTTGGAGTCCCGACCGGCCTCCGTCGTGATAAATCCCCGGTCAGGCGAACGCATGGGTCGTACGATCATGACGCGCAACCATGCGGGGCGTTGGTGTAATGGACAGCACGCCACCCCCTGTGGGTGGAGATCCGGGTTCGAATCCCGTGGCGTCCGCTAGGGAATCCGCTTCCTGATACGATGTCCGCGGATTCCCTTTTCGCGGTGCTGGCGCAACGGTCAGTGCCTCAGCCTTCCAAGCTGATGATGCGGGTTCGATTCCCGTACACCGCTCGATACGATTCCATGCCAGTTGGGAGTTCCCGGCGGGATGTCATGACCATGCGATTCGTGTCCGATGATCCGCGCCTCCGTTTGTTCGACGGACACGCGGATATCGTCAGCGTCCATCAGCCTATGAGTGGCTGATGCGAACAGCCCCCTGTCGGAGGGGTCGACGCGAATCCGATAAAGCCTATCCGCCCAGTGCGGAAAAGGTTTCCTGCAGCGTGATCGATCACGCTGCTTGTCAGCCGACCCACAGGCTGTGGGAACGGTCTCGGTGGAGCATGGGGTTTCAGCCCCCGTGATCCCTGTCATGCCTCACGCTGCAGTATGCGCGTCCACCGCAGGCATGAGTGCAAGGATCCGGCACGAGTGGCCGGATCGATTGTGGACTGTGCGGATATTGCGACCTCGCAAGGGTGGTATCCGCACATGCTTTCGTAGCCCAACCGGTAGAGGCAACAGTCTAAGGAACTGTCCAGTCCGGGTTCGAATCCCGGCGAAAGCACCAGCGGAAGCAACGGCGTCAACGCCACCCGATCCGGTTCGAACGTCTGCCGGAACGGGAACGATGCTACGGCAGGTTCTCTCCATAACTGGGATCCGTAACCGTTGCAGCGCCCGCTTCCGCTCGTATTCTTGCGGAATACGATGTCAACGCCGCCACCTGCCCGCTGCCATATTGGGACGGGATGGAACGATGGTCACGGCGCAGGCCTGCACCTCAGCGGCCTGAACAGAACCGCCTCTCCAGCATCGTATCCGCAGCATCGCTTCGTCATTCAACTGGTAGGATGCTCTGTTTTTGGAGTAATGCGGGTTCGACTCCCGTCGAAGCGCGATGGGCCCGGGGAGCACATGCGACATGTCAGGTTCCCGAATGGGAGCAGTCCGCGGTCGAAGGCATGAACCGGCCGCAGGATTAGAATCCCTTTGCCCGCATGGCCCATCCGCCGTCCCCCATGCCGGGACGGTCTTCCTTTTTCACGCAAGCCCCCTCCCCGACCGGGAGGGGGCTTTTTCGTCCCGGCCCGGGGACGCATACCCCCGGGCATGACCGATTCGAGAACCATGAGACTGTATCTGCTGGCGCGCGATGTGGGGCCGGATGCGCCCCCGTTGGACGCGTCGATCGCGTATGCGGACGTGGCGGGCGTCGACACGGAGACCATCCGTTTCGACCTGCACGCTTGCGAGGAGGCC